>Scrappy_p2__coassemble_4104_pt1 | contig 4447 bp, 3 predicted proteins | sample Scrappy_p2__metabat2_high_PE_017 | metagenome-assembled genome bin Scrappy_p2 | reverse complement strand
TTTGTAAAATCTTTGTAAAATCTTTCTTTGTTAATTGACTTTATTTTTTACAAACTATACAATTATAGTATATTTTGTAAATCTCATATTAGGCATAACCTTTTATAGGCTATGTCTTTTTTATTGTCAATTTATTTTTTATTTTAGAAGGGATTTTGTTTACTTTTATGAGAAATTATGTTGTAACTTTTGCTAAGTCGTTAGTTGTTGGTTCTACCATGCTAGTTCCTGGTGTTAGTGGCGGTTCTATGTCTATGATACTTGGGATTTATACTAAATTAATTTCTTCTGTAAGTTCATTCATGAAAAATAAATTTAGAAATTCTCTTTTTTTAACTATATTTTTAGCAGGTTCTTTAATAGGTATTGTTTCTTTTTCTAAACCTATTTTGCATTTAATTGAAACTTATCCTATGCCTATGCTTTATTTCTTTATGGGTGCTGTAGCAGGCAGTGTGCCTTTGATGTTCCGCGAGGCTAAATTAACTAAATTTTCCTGGACAGTCCCTATATATGTCGCTATTGGCTTTTTAATTGTTCTCTTTTTTGAAATGTCTCCTATCAGTAATCTAACTACAAATAATGCTACTAATTGGTACACTTATTTATTATTAGTTGTTGCTGGTTTTATAGCTGCTATTGCACTTGTTCTACCAGGAATAAGCGTTTCTTATATGCTTTTATTGATGGGATTATATGATGAAACTATGCGTGCGGCTTCTGAATTTTATTTACCATTTTTAATTCCATTAGGATTTGGTCTAGTTGTGGGTATTTTACTAACTACTAAATTATTAGAAAATCTTATGCAAAACTATCCTCAACCTACTTTTTTAATTATCCTTGGATTCATTTTAGGTTCTATCTTGGAGCTTTATCCAGGTATTCCGCAAAATGAAGAAATTTTTATCTGTGCTTTAACTTTGATCTTAGGATTTGGTATTATTAAATATATTTCTTCTAAAGATGTTTAAACAAAAAAACTAGCAGGTATTTATTTTACTTGCTAGTTTTTTCTTTTTATCTAAAAATATATTCAGTTTTTAAACATATTTACAATGAATAATTTTCTTCATGTATATAAATACTTTCTATTTTGTCTATAATGTTTTATAATATAATTTATATTTTACTAAGGAGGCTATTTTTTTATGAAAGACGCTACTAAATGTTTACATTCTGGATACAGCCCTAAAAATACTGAACCTCGTGTCATGCCAATTGTGCAAAGCACTACATATGTTTATGACTCTACTGATGATGTTGCTGCTGTTTTCGATGAACCTACTAAATCTTTAATTTATTCTCGTTTTGCTAATCCTACAGTCATGGCTGTTGAAAATAAAATTGCTGACCTTGAAGGTGGCGTTGGTGCTATGTGCACTACTTCTGGTCAAGCTGCTAACTTACTTGCTATTTTAAATATCTGTAATGCTGGCGATAGTTTTATCTCCACTACTCAAATCTATGGTGGTACTGTAAATCTTTTCGCTTTCACTTTAAAAAAATTAGGTATTGAATGTATCTTTGTTGGTCATGATGCTACTGATGAAGAAATTCATGCTGCTTTTAAACCTAATACTAAAGCTGTTTTTGGTGAAACTCTAGCTAATCCTGCATTAACTGTTTTTGATATCGAACGTTATGCAAATATCGCTCATACTCATGGTGTTCCTTTGATTGTGGATAACACTTTTGCAACTCCTATCTTATGCAAACCTTTTGAATTTGGTGCTGATATTGTTACTCATTCCACTAGTAAATATATGGATGGTCATGCACTTCAAATCGGCGGTGTAATCGTTGATAGTGGTAATTTCAACTGGGACAATGGTAATTTCCCTGAATTAGTAGAACCAGATCCATCTTATCATGGTCTTTCCTATACAAAAACTTATGGTAAACAAGCTTATATTTTAAAAGCTAGAATGCAGTTAATGCGTGATTTCGGTTGCTATCCAGCTGCACATTCTGCATTCTTATTAAACTTAGGTTTAGAAACTTTACCTGTACGTATGAAACAATACTGCGAAAATGCTCTTACTGTTGCTAAATATTTAGAAAGCAATGATAAAGTAGAAAGCGTTATGTATCCTGCTCTTGAAAGCAATGAATCTTATCCTCTTGCTAAAAAATATTTAAAAGGTTGCAGTGGTGTTATCACTTTCGTAATCAAAGGTGGTAAAGAAAACGCTGTTAAATTTATGGACTCCTTAAAATTAGCTTCTAATGAAGTTCATGTTGCCGATATTCGCACTTGTGTTCTTCACCCAGCAAGTGAAACACATCGTCAATTGACAGATGAACAACTTGAAGCTGCTGGTATCAATAGCGGTATGGTTCGTTTCTCTGTAGGACTTGAAGATATCAATGATATTTTAGATGACTTAAAACAAGCTTTTGCTAATGTAAAATAATTATTTAAAGGCATTTGTGTAAACAAGTGCCTTTTTATTTTCCCAGCCATTTTCTAGTTTAAAACCTGAAATCCTTATAAATAAAGGATTTATAAAAAATCACCCAAAATCCTCAATCGATGGTAAAAACTCATATAAATATTGATATTTCAACCTTTATAAACTATAATTATTTATAAAAGTGTTAATTTTACTGGCATTTAACTTTAACAAGTGTTGTATTTGAATGAAAATAATTAACTTCCTATAAACACCGATATTCCAATTTAACTTTAACAAGTGTTGTATTTGAATATTCCAGGTGTGCCATTAGTTTATAGAATATCTAATTTAACTTTAACAAGTGTTGTATTTGAATACCTTAAAATTTTATAATGTGAGGTATATATTATGTATTTAACTTTAACAAGTGTTGTATTTGAATTTACAATATGGGCATATAAACGCTTCTTTATTCATCATTTAACTTTAACAAGTGTTGTATTTGAATGTGTTACTATTTGTTTCAGAGACGTTACATTGTAAATTTAACTTTAACAAGTGTTGTATTTGAATCACTTTATTTTCTTGAAGCCATAATCTTGTAATCTAATTTAACTTTAACAAGTGTTGTATTTGAATATGAATCAGGAAACGTATGATAAAGCTATTAATCTTATTTAACTTTAACAAGTGTTGTATTTGAATTCTGATTTTAGACTTACACAAATATCTGATATTTTGATTTAACTTTAACAAGTGTTGTATTTGAATGAAAGTTTTTGATGTATTGTATATCCTATCTCTTGCATTTAACTTTAACAAGTGTTGTATTTGAATTATAAACAAATTGCACGAGCTGGTGCTTCTTTTATTATTTAACTTTAACAAGTGTTGTATTTGAATAGTCGTAGATTTAGTTTTAAAAAAATCGTAAAGGAGATTTAACTTTAACAAGTGTTGTATTTGAATCCGAAAATTTCTTGCGTTGCAATCTGATGAACATGAATTTAACTTTAACAAGTGTTGTATTTGAATTCTAGACCACGTAGAATTATTTTTTGGCCTGTTGGTAATTTAACTTTAACAAGTGTTGTATTTGAATAAAACGGCACTAAAAACATGAAAAGAGTAAAAACTTAATTTAACTTTAACAAGTGTTGTATTTGAATTTAATTGCTTCCGCAACATGCCCATCTTTTGTAAATTTAACTTTAACAAGTGTTGTATTTGAATATCGTTCGATATTTTCGTGAGTGGCTTTTTAAATTTATTTAACTTTAACAAGTGTTGTATTTGAATGCGTTTATAACGTGATGTTCCATTAACAGTGGTAATATTTAACTTTAACAAGTGTTGTATTTGAATTGCTTAGAATATCTAGGCTTTAGTGTCATGCCCATTATTTAACTTTAACAAGTGTTGTATTTGAATAGCGGATTTTTTTTTAAATTCCTTAATCTTTGCATAATTTAACTTTAACAAGTGTTGTATTTGAATTAAAAAAACTTTAAAATAAAAGATGTATAATTTTTATTTAACTTTAACAAGTGTTGTATTTGAATATTGTACATATAGATTTAGGAGGCGGTAAAAAATCCATTTAACTTTAACAAGTGTTGTATTTGAATGAGGGTTAATCTGTTCATCCAAGCCTGCAACTGTGCATTTAACTTTAACAAGTGTTGTATTTGAATCCTGTTTTCTTTATATTACCATCTATTAAATCATAAATTTAACTTTAACAAGTGTTGTATTTGAATACGTTGAAATCTTCCATATCGCAACCAAATTCAGGAATTTAACTTTAACAAGTGTTGTATTTGAATTAATATTTAGTACTGCTTTTTACACCTACATTTGTATTTAACTTTAACAAGTGTTGTATTTGAATGAAACTTCACCTGTTTATTATAAATGTGTTGAAAAAATTTAACTTTAACAAGTGTTGTATTTGAATTGGGTACAGTCATGGGGGAGGTCAAAGGAAAAGTTTATTTAACTTTAACAAGTGTTGTATTTGAATGCCACCTGTTGCCATTGGTAGCCAT
>Scrappy_p2__coassemble_3115_pt1 | contig 5705 bp, 8 predicted proteins | sample Scrappy_p2__metabat2_high_PE_017 | metagenome-assembled genome bin Scrappy_p2 | reverse complement strand
CGAAATCAATTGTACCGAGAGGTACCGTGGGTTCGAATCCCACCCTCTCTGCCATTAAATTAAATGATAGAGGGAAATATTTCAAGCTGTTTCAAAGTCTTAATAAATGTCATATTTAAAGGCTTTTTGATAGTTTGAAATGTTTCCCTTTTTTTCATTGCTTTTAAAAAGTTTGCCCCTTTTTTGCCCCTTTGAGTTTTACTGGTGTTTTATCATCTAGCCCTAACGTTTCGTTACCCCTGAAAAATTGTTTGTCTTTGAGTTTTACTGGTGTTTCATCAGCTATTAGAATTAAAAACTTAAGGCTTTTAACTTGTCTTTCATTTCGTTATTCATATTATTAGTAACATGTGTGTAAATACTTAATGTTGTTTTAGGGTCGTTATGTCCTACACGTTGCATTATGGACTTTAAAGGTAAGCCCAATTCTGATAATATACTAATATGAGTATGGCGGAAAATATGAGTCGATATCTTTTTATCAGCGAGTTTTATTTTTCTAAGCTTAGTATTTATATATTGAATGTTAAAAGGATTGCCAGTGCTAGTAGTAAAAATATAGCCCTTATCTTTATATTTTTTACTATTCCAGCTAGCAAGCTTTTTATTTTCTAAGATTATGCTATCAAGTATATATTTTGCCCTGTCATTTATGATGACATCACGATATGAATAAGAGTTTTTAGGCGTGCCACGTTGGGTATCTTCGCCATTGCGTGCAGATTTTATAATAGTTCCGTTTATATTGATTATAGATTTATCCTTGTAATAATCTTGAACACGCAAGGCGAGTAGTTCCCCACAACGTAAACCAGTAAGGGCGATAAATTCCATAGCTAAACCAATGCGAGAATTTATTTCTTTTAGTTGATGCAGACATGATTTAAGTTCATCAGCATTTAGAAATTTATTTTGTAATCGCTGGACTTCTTTTTTTGTAGCAGTTCTTTTTCTTAATTTTATATCTATAAAGTCGCTTATATCCTGTACATATTTAGATTTTTTTGCATATCTCATAATAGATTTAATAATTATCAATGTAGCATTTGAATAACTATATGATAGTTTTTCTGTATAATACATATCGAAAATTATTTTTTCTGCTATGGCTGGCGTAAAATCAACAAATAACATATTAGAAATGGCTTTTTCTATGCGTTTTATATAGTTTTTATGGTTCAATATAGTGCTAACTTTAATACATGATGAACTATATTCAAGCCATTCAGTAGCAACTTGTATAAAGGTTAGATTATTAATCTTTTCAAGTTGCTTTTTTTCTGCTTTATTCAATACATCATAAAATCTAGCTTGTAATAATTCTCTAGCTTTTCTTTTGGCGTGAGTTGTATTGCTGTTTAATGTAACAGATAATTTTATCATTTTATTAGTATTAGGATTTAAGAACCTTTCACAAAATTTATATCTAATACCTTTTAAGTTTATAACTTTCTCAATCCACATAATAAACCACCTTTTCAATGTATTATCTTCACATAAACCACATCTATATAAATGCTCATATAATAATTGAAAATCACTGAAATACTATATGGATAAAATAAAAAGCATATAAAAATATGCTGGATAAATTTTATAAAGTTCTCATCATAGTACAGTAAAATAAATCTGCTAGTGTTTCATCAGCATGAAGTGATTATCATAAATCAACTTCAATATATAAATCATGCTCATTATTATTTGCTAGTGCCTGTAATCGAATTAACTCATTTGCTTGAAGTTCTTTGGCAAAAGTCATAAAGTCAGCCATGTTTTCAGTATTTAAGCAGTTTATATATCTTTGCTTGTCATTTACAGGTATAACGATAGGTAAGATATGAGCTTGCAAGCAACTATAAACAATTAAAGCCCTACCAACTCGACCGTTACCGTCTGAAAATGGGTGTATATGCTCAAATTGTATATGCTGGCGTAAGATACTTTCTATTATTTCATCAGCATTTTTTGCCAATTCTATTTGATATTGTAAATTAGCTCGCCAATCTTCTAATGCACTAGGCACTAAATAAGGTGGCGTTGGCGTAAAATCAGCCCCAATTACTAAATTAGGTATAGTTTTAAATCTACCTGCTACGCCGTCAATAGCATTATTACATAAGATAGCATGAATAGATTTTATAAACTCATTATTTATTGATGCATCATGTTTTAAATCATCAATCATTTGATTAATATAAGATTTATAATTCAATACCTCGTTAAGTTCTCGCATATTCATAGCACGAGGGATATAATTATCAATCAAAATACTTTTTGTTTCCCCTTGTGTCAATGTATTGCCTTCTATGGCGGTGCTATGATGTGCCATTCTAACCAGTAAATCAGAAAAATAATCATTTGATAAATAAATTTTTTCTTTCAATAAATTCACCTCGATACAAAAAATTTAACCGCCAATACAAGCGATTTTAAAGCATAGCCTATACAAATATATCTATACATATATAAAACATCTATACAGGGCTATTATTAAAGCAATTAAACATAAAAGAATGATAAATCATCATCAAAAATAAAAGATATAAACTCATAATATTATTAAGCAAGTCCATTTTTTTATTAGATAATATCAAGGCTCAAGCTTGAGTTTTGAAAATGAGTAAACTTAATAAAGCCAATAATACATCAAAAATTTTTTGATGAAATATTCGCCGTTTTAAGCCATTTTCTTTTGCTGGTGCTTATGATTATACCTGCAAAAACAAATAGACCTTATATCTTACCGCCTAAAGTAACTATCTATGGCGGTATTTTTTTTATATTGTAGATACTTAATAATTAATTGCTTAGGCAACGCAATCAATCATCAGATAAATAAATAGGTACTTGCCTAGTGTATCTATTTATTAATATCAAAATTTACAATAACTGTCTAATTCATCATATTTATCATCAAGTTTTATTAGTTTTGAAAGTTTTATTTTATTTATCCATACACAAGTATTTAATTCAGGAACTTGAACAGCTAAATCATTTTTATTTGGCTGATATTTATTTATATCAGTTTTATTTTCTAATAATGCTTCTTTTATTAATGCATTCATTTTAATTCTAAATGCTTTAGTATATGAGTTATAAATTTCATTAAATATATTATTTAATTTATCTAATTCTATAAAATTAATTTTATCAATAAGTTCATTTTTGGGATACTTAAACATTATATTGATATAACTAAGTTTATTAGAAAATATAATAAAATCTTTTTCTATTGAATGTACTTTAAAATTTTTTTCATATTCTTTTACGGTACAAATAGAAGCGTTTAAAATCGTTTTTAATTCATTGTCATCTTTATTCCCTAATATGTTAGTTGTTCGCCCCAATAAATCATCAGTAGATACTTGAAGTAGGTCGGCAATTTTGCATAGTGTTTCATATTTTGGTTCACGTCCTTGACTTTCATAACCAACATATGTTGGATAGGGAACATCTAAAACTTTTGCAAAATCTTTAGCTTGTTTATAACCTGCTTTCTCTCTATAATATCTTAAATTTTCTTGAAAGCTCATTATTTCACTTCCTTTCACTTCTATTCTAAAATTCAATTCTAATATAGTCAATAAAAATTTTAATAAAAATTTAAAATAAGATATTGATTTTTATTTTTACATATATTATCATGAAATTAGAAATTAATTTTTTATGTATTTTTATATTAATAAAATCGTTTTCTAAATTAGGAGAGGTATTAAAATGCTTAAATTAGACAGAAGAAAATTAGATTTAATATTGGCTGAAAAATGCTATAGCTTAGTAGATTTAACAAAAAAAGCTGGCGTTAGTTCAGCATTGATAACAAAAGTAGTTAGCGGGAATTATACGCTTACCACTAAGACACTAGGCAAAATAGCAAAAGCCCTAGAAGTTAAACCGCAAGATTTAATACAAGAATAAGAAAACCGCCAATATATTTTTTGGCGGTGCTGATGAAAGTGTATAAAAAGAATTTGCGATAAGAATAATAGAAAGTAGGTCGATAATATGGCGGAACTTATTCACTTAAAAATAAAAGCTATGAGTTTTGACAGATTAATAAAAGAACTACATAGCTTGAAAGATATGTATATAGATTTTAGTAATAGCAATGATAATATTATGGCTACTTCGACATTTCATATAGTTGCTAAAGATTTAGATACATTACTAAAAAAATATGAAGAAAGGAATGTATAAAATGGCGATACTTGATTTAATTGATTTGAAGAAAGTTAATAAAGAATTGCAAGCTTTAAATATTATTAATGATGTAATGGCAAGAATTAACCTTGATAGCGAAGAAAAAAACAACGTTCAAAATTTTATCTATTATGAAATAGATAAAAGAGTAAAATCAATAGATGAATTTATAAGTAAAAAAGAAAAAGCCCTATATCAAAGTATAAGGGCTAGCAAAAAATATTAAACAATAAAATTTTAACACTAAATAAGAAAAAGATAAATATAAAATGAGCATAAACCACATCTATATAAATGCTTATATAAAAGGATTGTACTTCTAAGATTTTAAGGAGCAATAAAAATGGATATTGTAGCAGATACTTTAGTAGATATTAGAATAAAAAATAATGATGTATATGTACAACAAAAACATATATTGAAGCTTTATGATTTCAGTCGTTCTACATTATGGCGGTTAATAAATGAAATGCGACTAATACCAAAATATCAAAAGGCTTTTCGTGATGTAAGCTCACAAAAAAAGCTAGTACATCTTGCTAGTTTTGAAGAATTTATCAAATATAAACATCAAAAATATATGAAAATGTAAACACTTGAAGAATAATTTTATAATAAGCCCCTAAAATTGGGGCTTTTATATTACATAATTTAAGGGCTATATAAAGCCCTTTATGACTTGATAAGGTTATTATCTTAATGACCATACATAAAAATATAGAGAAAGGAGCAAAAGAAAATGGCTTACAGAAAAGATGAAATTAGTATAAGAAATGGCGATATTTTAGAAATAACTAAAAGTAAAAGATTACCAGTTAAAAACAGATTAAGATGCATCAAGATGAATACTACATCAGAACAGCAGGAAAAAAGAAATATTAAATACGCTACTAATTTATTAAGACTGTTACTTCTACAAAACTTTAACGAAAATGATTTATATTGCACATTGACATATGATAAGCCAGTATCAGGAGAAGAAGCAAAAAAACATCTAGCCAACTTTAGAAAAAGACTGCAACGCTTAGCAAAAAAATTAGATGTAGAAGCAAAATATATTGTAGTAACAGAAATCGGCGGAAAAAATAAAATACATCATCATATTATTATTCATACCAGCAGAAATATTATCAAAGTATCTCATATTCGTGATATATGGAAAAATGGATTTGTGAAAATAAAATTATATGGCGGAACTTTGCAAGACGCTGAAAACTTAGCCAACTATTTTATAAAGAAAAATAGAAATGCTTTTTATGTATTGCCTAATATATACAAAAAGCGTTGGAACTCTAGCCAAAACTTGCAAAAGCCCCAACGCTCAACGGCTGTTATACATCATAAAACTTGGAAAATACAGCCAAAAACAAAAAAAGGTTATTATTTAGACACTCATTCAATAATAAACGGATTTTATGAATTTGATAGCGGTATAGAATACGAATATCAATTCTATAGGCTAATACGCATAAAACCGCCAAAATCTAAATAATAGATACACTATT
>Scrappy_p2__coassemble_774_pt1 | contig 27370 bp, 23 predicted proteins | sample Scrappy_p2__metabat2_high_PE_017 | metagenome-assembled genome bin Scrappy_p2 | reverse complement strand
TCATTGACTTAAATCTACTTGCAGATTATATTCCCATCTGGTCTGCTCAATATTACCATGAAAACAGCTTTAAACTAGAATATCCTAATCGCATTTGCAAGATATGGCAATACACAGATCATAAGCAAATAGATGATATGATACTTGATTGTAATATTTATTATGCATAAACCATACTAAAAGAAAACCTCAAAGAAGATATCTTCTTTGAGGTTTTTTTCTATCTATTTTTATCTATTATTGTACATTCTAAAATAATAATCTTTGTATTCACCACTTATGATTTTTTCCCACCAAGATTTATGTGTCAAATACCAATCAATAGTTTTCTTAATGCCATCATTAAACTTAGTAGCAGGAAGCCAACCAAGTTCATTATGAATTTTTGTAGGATCAATAGCATATCTACGATCATGACCTGGTCTATCTGTTACAAATTCAATTAAGTCTTCACTTTTACCAAGCTCTTTTATAATTGTTTTTACAACTTCTAAATTAGTGCGTTCATTATGACCACCAATATTATATACTTCGCCAATTTTCCCTTTGCGAATGATTAAATCTATAGCAGAGCAATGATCTTCTACATAGAGCCAATCACGTACATTTTCGCCTTTACCATATACAGGTAATTTTTTATCATTTAAAGCATTTGCGATCATGAGTGGAATTAATTTTTCAGGGAAGTGATATGGTCCATAATTATTAGAACAGCGAGAAATAGTCACTGGTAATTTATAAGTACGATAATATGCTTGCACCAATAAATCTGCTGAAGCTTTCGAAGCTGAATATGGACTAGAAGTATGAAGTGGTGTTGTTTCTGTAAAGAATAAATCTGGTCTATCAAGTGGTAAATCTCCATAAACTTCATCTGTAGATACTTGATGATAGCGAATATTACCATATTTACGACAAGCATCCATCAATACACTTGTACCGATTACATTTGTCTGTAAAAAGATTTCTGGATTTTCAATAGATCTATCTACATGAGATTCTGCTGCAAAATTCACTACAACATCAGGTTTTTCACTTGCAAATAATTCATCAACAAAAGCTCTATCTGCAATATCTCCTTTAACAAATTTAAATTTAGGATTTTTCATTGCTATTTCTAATGTTTCTAAATTGCCAGCATAAGTCAACTTATCTAAACAGATTACTTCATCATTTGGATAATTATCTAATTCATAATAAACAAAATTACTACCAATAAATCCTGCTCCACCAGTTACTAATAATTTCATTATTTATTTTCTCCATGCCCCAAATTTGCTATACATTCTTTAACTATCAAAAGTAATTTTTCTTTATTTAATGAACTTTTAAATTTAGATCATAAATATTCTAATCCCATAAATATTAACATATATATTCTATTTTTAACCTTTTAAAAATATCCGTTAATCTTAACAATTAAATTAACATTTTCTACTAATCAAATATATATTATTTTTTCTTAAAACAATATACATAGTTAATGTAACAAATATTTCTGTAATTGTCATACTAATAGAAACACCTATAGCTTGATAAAAATATATCATTGGTAAAACAATTACAGTATTTATTACTGCAGCACTTAATAATATTTTATTAAATTGTTTTTTCATACCAAAGACCAACATTGTTTGAATACCAAAAATATTACTTAATGATATAATAAATGGTAAAAATGATAATATGCGTAATAACAATACTGATTGTTCATATCCATCACCAAGTAATAAATCAACAATCCATTCAGCAAAAATAAATATCAATATTGAAACTACAAAATTTCCACCACCTAAAATCCAAACCATTCTTCTTAAAAATTTTAAACCATCAGATTTTGAATTGTTTGTTATTTTACTTATATATGGATAAATAGCTTGTGTTATTGGTGATATTAAACTATTTATGTTCTGAATTATTTTTTGTGCACCACTAAAATATCCAACAATAATATTATTTGTTAATAAACCTAAAAATACAATATTACTTGCTGTATATAAATTTAACGCTATTGTAGCTATAAATATTCCCCATCCATCTATAAATACTCGTTTTATATCTTTATATTTTGGTAAAATAAATATTTCTTTATAATTTTTCCATAAAATAATCCAAGAACAAATTCCTGCTACAAATGGTACACTGGATTGAAAAAATCCTGCTAAAATATAATCTTCAGGATTTTTCACATAATAAAAAATACATACTATACTAAGAACTCTTCCTATTATATTAACAATAGTTATATATCTCATTTGTTGAATTCCTTGAAAAAACCATACAGGTAAAATAACATTTCCAATAACCATTAGATAGGTAACAATATATAGTAAAATATCTTCATTATTTATATAACTAATAATTGCTAAAATACATGCAAATAATATAGTACTTATACATAATAAAATTAATTTAGCAGCAAATATACTAGCAAATATTCTACCTCTTTCTTCTAATTTATCATGTTGTGCAATTTCTTTTGGTCCTAATAAATTAAATCCATAATCTGTAAATAATATAAAATATTGCAATACTCCTTGAACAAATACAACACTACCAAAATTTTCTACTTGTAATACTCTAACTAGATAAGGAAATGTTATAAATGCTAATATATATTGTAATCCTTTTATAGTAAATAAAGCAATTATATTTTCTAATACTTTATTATATTGTTTAATCATCATATATTTTACTTACTCTCTATAAAATTTATTTTTCATATCACATTCACTTAAAGTATTATATATTTTATCTATAATAAACTTATCTTTATTCTCATCAAATTTTCTAGCAAACAAACAATTAGATTGCATTATTTCTTGAAAATCATTTATTGTCCATGTATAAGGACCACCTCTATTCCAATCAATCTTTCTCATACAAGCAATATGATCATTATTTCGTTGTTGTTCTTTTTTTATATATATTTTTTTATAGAATTTAGAATTATAAATTAATGTTTGTACAATTTCCTCATCACCTGAAATAGAATATTTAAATCTCTCAAGTATCCATTTTCTATTATTTAACATATATGTTACAAAATCATCTGTTATACTAAACCAATTAGCACCAAACATTATTTGTATATCTTCATTCTTAGTCTTATCTATATTTAAATATTTCTGTATATATATGCCTATCTTATTTAACAAATTAAAAATTCTATATACACCTTTTTTTCTCAAATTTTTTGTAAAAAAACATCTATACTTGTATCTAAACTCAATATTTTTTCTATCCTTTTCGGGTGCAAAATGTATAAATTCAAAATCTTTATTATCTAAAAAATCATGAATATAATTTTGTGTTTTTATTGGCAAATCCACTCCTGAAATAAAATGATAATATTTATATCCTTCATTATATTTTTCTTTACTATATTTCTTTGCACATGTTAATAAATTAATAGTACATTTTACTTGGCTCATATCAGCCCATCGAACATCCATTCTCTCTATAAATATAATATTACTATATCTAATTAATTTTTTATAATAATAAAAATCAAAATCCTTTACTTTTTTATCTATATGCAAAAATATATCATTTCTACTATCATCCAATAATTTTAATAATTTTTCCAAAATATAAAAATTATTATGTGCCATTATTAAATATGCATGTTTATTCATAAAAAACTCCCCTATAATTCTTTTTTTACTAAAAACAAACTCCTTTCTATAACTTTATCCATATCATAATATTTATATTCACCTAAACGTCCACCAAAAATAACATTATTTTTTTGTTTAGCTAAATCTAAATATTTTTGATATAATTTCTGATTTTTATCATCATTTACTGGATAATAAGCTTCTTCTCCAAGTTGCCAATCTGCTGGATATTCTTTTTGATTGTGTGCCAAATTCAAAATGTTTATGTTCTATAACACGTGTATAAGGCACTTCTCTAGCTGTAAAATTCATAACTGCTACACCTTGATAATTATCTTGCTCTAATCTTTCAGTTTCAAAACGCAAACCTCTATATTCAAGCTGACCAAATTTATAATCAAAATAACTATCTATAGCACCTGTAAATACAATCTTATCTGCTATATTTTGATATTTTTCTTTTTGCTTTACAAAATCTACATTAAGTTCTACATCGCAATTAGCTAATAATTTTTCAATAATTTGATTATATCCACCAATAGGAATACCTTGATAACGAGCATTAAAATAATTATTATCATAAGTATAACGAACAGGTAATCTCTTTATGATAAATGCTGGTAAATCTTTGCAATCTCTTCCCCATTGTTTTTCTGTATATCCTTTTATAAGTTTAGTATAAATATCTGTTCCTACTAAGCTTATAGCTTGTTCTTCTAAATTTTCAGGCTCAGCTTTTATAACTTGTTTTTGTTTATCAATTATATTTTTTGCTTCTTGCGGTGTAGATATATTCCACATTTTACTAAAAGTGTTCATATTAAATGGTAAATTATAAATCTCACCACGATAATTAGCTAATGGACTATTAATATAATTATTAAATTCAACAAATTGATTTACATAATCCCATACTTCTTTATTATTTGTATGAAAAATGTGTGCCCCATATTTATGAATATTAATTCCTTCTTTATTTTCACAGTAAATATTACCGCCAATGTGCTTTCTCTTATCTATAACAAAACATTTCTTTCCTCTTTTAATAGCTTCATAAGCAAAAATACTACCAAATAAGCCACTGCCCACTATAAGATAATCATATCTTGTATCCAAATTTTTCACCTTAATATGCTCCTTTTCCAAATAATACTGCTTTTATAGTTTTTATAATCAAAGCAATATCAATACAAATATTCCAATTTCGTACATACCAAGTATCTAGAACTACTCTTTCATCATATCCTGTATCAGATCTACCATTTGCCTGCCACATTCCTGTTATTCCTGGTAATACAGCATAATAATCATTTATATATTTACCATAATAATGTATTTCATCTTTTATTATCGGTCTAGGCCCTACCCAGCTCATTTCTCCTTTTAATACATTTATAAACTGCGGTAATTCATCAATACTTGTTTTGCGAATGAATCTACCTATTTTCGTAATTCTTGGATCATCTTTTAATTTAAAATAAGTATTCCATTCTTTTCTAGCTTCTGGATTACTCTTCAAATACTCTTGTAATTTTTCTTGTGCATTTGGAACCATTGAACGAAATTTATAACAAGGAAAAAGTTTTCCCTCTTTTCCTACACGATAATGTTTAAAAATAGGCATCGCTCCCGGAGATTCAATCATAATACAAATCATCACTACAATACTTACTGGAACTATTAATATCATTGCTAATAAAGAGAAACATATATTAAACATTCGTTTTAATAATCGATTAGATTTTTTAGTTAAGTTATTTCTTATTCCTAATAAAATCATATTTGATTGATATAATTTTTTTACTTCTAAATTGAAAACAGGTATTCCCACTACATTTGGTATAAACATCAAATTTTGCACTATAGGTTGTAAATCTTCTATTAAATTAAATAGTTTTACTTTATCTATACTAGGAATTGCTATTATTACCGTTTTTATATCATATTTCTTTATATATTTCTTTAACTCATTAAAATCATTAAATATATAATATTTATTTTGCAATTTTTTTGATTCTGGTTTTGTATCAAAAATACCAACTACATCAATTACTAAACAATTATTATTATTTGCAAATTCTATAAGTTTTTCTGTAGTTTTTCCTGCCCCAATAAATATCACTTGTTCTTGCATAATATGTAATTTTCTACAAAACTTTATAAATAAATTTCTACCTATACAAATACAAATAAAAGACATTACAAAAAATATAATAATATAACTTCGAGAAATATAATCTGCTGATTTAAATAAATATAATACTATTACACAGAAAACTTCACTGTATAAAACTGCCCAAAATATACGTTGCAACGTTTCCCAATAAAGAATAAATCTTTCATTTGCCTTATTATATTGCAAAAAGAAAATATAAATAAACGGTATTAAAATATAAAAATATAAATCTAATAAAAAAAATTCTCCATTAGGAAATGGCAAACTATGTTGTATAATTAACGATATTTTTTCTGCTATCAATATAGATATATACTCTATTAAAATTGTAGATAAAAAAATATTCCATTAGAATATTTTTTCAATTTCATACCATAAAAATTTTTAATTACAGTTCTTATAGAATTCATTTGAACTCTCCTCTATCATTAAGCTAATATATATATTATAAAAATTATCTATTATTTGCAATATCTATATACTTAATATCATAATTTAAAAAATTTTATATTAACATAAAAAAGCCTCAAAGAAAATATCTTCTTTGAGGTTCTTTTCTATTTACATATTCAATTCTTGTAAATATCTTGATAAAGCATCCTGCCATGCAGGTAATCTATTAAATCCTGCTTCATCTAAACATTTTTTGCTCATTCTTGAATTATGTGGTCGTATAGCTTTTGTCGGAAATGCTGTTGATGGAACTGGCTCAACATCTATCTTTATGTCAGCTTGTTTAAATATCTCACAAGCAAAATCATACCATGAACATATACCTTCATTTGTAGCATGATAAACACCGTATTTATCAGATAATGACATATCACAAAGTAATTTTGCTAAATCCACTGTATAAGTTGGTGAACCTATTTGGTCATTAACTACAGTTAATTTATCATGATTTTTAGCTAAGTTAAGCATGGTTTTAATAAAATTCTTACCATTACTGCCAAATACCCAAGAAATACGCACAATAAAATATTTATCTAAAATCTCTTGTACAGCTAACTCTCCATCAAGTTTAGATTTCCCATAAACATTTTGTGGTGCTTTTTCATCATTTACTTCATAAAAATCTTCGCCACTACCTGCAAATACATAATCTGTACTAATATAAATCATTTTAGCATCAATCTCTTTACATACTTTTGCTAATTCTTTAGTTGCTAAATGATTTATTTGATCACAAAGTTCTACTTCATCTTCTGCCTTATCTACTGCTGTATAAGCTGCACAATGAATTACTACATCTGGTTTATATGCTTTAACAAAAGCTTGCATTTTTTCTATATCTATCAAAGAAAACTCATTTCTTGTTGTGCCAATACATTCTATATTTCTAGTTTTTAATTCACGTATTACATCAAAACCTAATTGACCTGTATAACCTGTTACTAAGACCTTCACTAAAAATCACTCCTTACAAAGAAAGAGAGCCTAAGCTCTCTTTTTATTTATCTATTTTTATACATCTTATCATAATAATCTTTGTATTCACCACTGATGATCTTTTCCCACCAAGATTTATGTGTTAAATACCAATCAATAGTTTTCTTAATTCCATCATCAAATTTAGTAGCAGGAAGCCAACCAAGTTCATCATGAATTTTTGTAGGATCAATAGCATATCTACGATCATGACCTGGTCTATCTGTTACAAATTCAATTAAGTCTTCACTTTTACCAAGCTCTTTTATAATTGTTTTTACAACTTCTAAATTAGTGCGTTCATTATGACCACCAATATTATATACTTCGCCAATTTTCCCTTTGCGAATAATTAAATCTATAACAGAGCAATGGTCTTTTACATAGAGCCAATCACATACATTTTCACCTTTACCATATACAGGTAATTTTTTATCATTTAAAGCATTAGCTATCATGAGTGAAATTAATATTCTATAATTTTTTCTATAAATTCTCTTACAGCACCATTACCTGCATTATTACTACAAATATAATTAGATATTTCTTTAATTTTTTTTATAGCATCTGCTGGACAAGCAACTAATCCATCATTTTCTTTTATAATAGCCATACATTCTAAATCCGGTAAATCGTCCCCAATATATGCAAAATTAATATATGAGTATTTCTTTCTATCTTCTATAGATTTTAATTCTATTATTTCATTTAATTTTCTTAATTTATCTTTTATTCCTTGATATAAATAACATATGTTCAACTCTTTACATCTATTTTCTAATATTTTACTATAACGAGCTGTTATTATTATTGGTATTATTCCATATTGAGGTAAAATATCTTTTATTCCATAACCATCTTTGACATCAAAAACTTTAAATAATTCCTTTTCTTTTCCTATATAAATTTTTCCATCCGTTAAGGTCCCGTCAACATCCATAACTAAAAATTTTATATTTTTATTCATACATAGACTCCGTAATAAATTCTATATTCATATATTTTTTCATATCACTAAATAGTTTTTTATAAAAATTATTTCTTAATTCTGCTTGTTCTATTGTTATTTGATTTCTTAATGTAGCATCATAATAATTTTCATTCATATTTATAGAAAAACCATCAAATCCAGCTAATAAGACATTTTCTACATTTAAATTTTTTAATATATTAAATATAATAACAGTAGAAGAATCATATATTTTGTTCGTTTTTAATATCCATTTTTCATAATCTATAACATTAATATTATTATTTATTATTCCTAAATTTGATGGCATTATTATTTTTGATACTATTTTATTTTTAGCAATATCTCTATAAAAATCCTTTCTTGTTATAAATAAATAATCTGTATTAAATTCTAAGTTATTTAAAGATATTGTTATTATATTTTCTTTACCTATGAAGCTCTTTATTTTTTCTTTATTTTTTAATATGGTTTTTCCTGGTGCTATTAATAAAACTGTTTTATTTTTTATTGTTCTTTTTATTTCTTTTATTATATCATCATCACAAAATACTTTATTAGTATTATACTTTAAATATATTGTCTCTGCATATTTTTCATCAAATGATATTTTTTTTTCATCACTTATCATATTTAATAACTCAGATAACTGATCTATAGATAACATTTGTTTATTATAAAAATATCTTGCATATGATGGTGTACATTTATTAATTGATGATAAATAGTATTCTACTGAATAACCCCAATAATTTTCTTTATGCAATACACTTATTACATTATCTATCACTTCTAATAAAGGTAAAATATTATATTTTTTATCAAAATAAATATTTAAATGTTCTAATAATAATTCTGTATTAAGATTTCCTGCCCCTTTTCCCATTCCCATAATAGATGCATCAATTATTAAGTCCCTAGTAGTCGGAAAATTTAACAATTCCATTGAGTTTGCATATGATAACTGTAAATTATTATGAGAATGAAAACCTAACATTATATTTTTATTTAAATTATGATCAATTAAATGCATTAATCTTATAACATCATTATTTCTCATTTCTCCAAAGCTATCTACAATATAAAATGCTTTTGCTTCTGGTAATTCATTATTTATAGTATTTATTAATGTAATCATTTCTTTATCAGAGTATCGCATAGATAACATAGGCTGTATAAATAATTCATAACCTTTTTCTATTATTTTTTTTCCTAATGGTATTATTTTTTCCCAATCCTTTTTATGAAAAGCTATTCTTATACCATCTATACTATATTCTTTCCTATCTGATAAACTATCTACATCATATTTTCCATAATCCATCATAACTACATATTTTATATTTTTCTCTTTTTTTTTCAAAAAATTTTCATATATAACCTTTTCATTAATATACTGTGTACGTTCTATTTCACTTCCTTTTTTGTCATCTAAATAACCTAATTCGATATAATTAATACTAGCTCTTTCTAATGAAGCTAATATTTTGTTCATGTATTTACTACCAAAGTTAAAGTTATTTACACAACCACCATCTCTTAAAGTAACATCTAAAACATTTATATTTTTCATTTTTGCACCCCATTTTTTTAACAATCTATATTTAAAAAAATCTTTGCTAATTCAAAGTCTTCTTTTGTATTTATATCTATTGATTCTTTAAAAGAAACTTCTTTTATATAAGGATTTATTCCAATTCTACGATTATAATTTAAAAATACTTCTTTTTTTAATACATATATTCCTGATGTTTCTCTATAAATACAATTTAAATCTTGACTTCTTGGTAAATTTGTAGCATCGAAATTTAAAGGTTTATTATTTTCCCAAAGATAATCTTGTATTTTTACTGCACAAAAGGCTGAATCATATCCTTTTTCTATAACTGCATTTAAACACTCTTCCATAGTTTCTTTTTTTATAAATGGTGCTGTTGCATGTGCATATATATATATATCCGCATCACAAATTTCCATGAAACTTTTAAATATCTGTGTAAAATTTGATGTATTTTCATCTAAGAACTTTTCTCTTTTTATAAAATTTACACCTTGGGGTAAAAATTCGCAAATCTCCTCACTACTACAATAAACATTTATACTATTAACTTTTTCTAATTTTAATAAATTATCTAATTCATATTGTAATAATGGTTTTTTACCCAAAATTTTTGTATTTTTCCCTGGTAATCTTTCATTTTTTAATTTTATTGGCATAATTGCAACAATTTTCATAGTATACCTCCCAAAAGTTAATTAAGCAATATAATAATTTTATTTAGTACCTCTTAATTTTATTAATTTATCTATTTTTCTATAACGTCTATCTAATAGATATTTATAAAATCTTGTATTATATATTTTTTGTATCATCGTAATTATTCTATATTTCTTATTGAATAAAAACCAAAAATATATTTTTTCTTTAAGTGAAGCATATTTTTTTATACTATATAACTCTGTATATTCATTTGATATAAATCTATCTAAATCATTAATATTAATAACGCTTCTATCCTCTAGCATTAATTTAATAGCATTAAAATAAGCATTTAATATAGATTTCTTAAAAATAATAATATCAACTTCATTAATATCACTAGGTAACATATCAATTACACTATCACGTAATAATTTTAAATCATATAATCTTTTCATTGAAGCATCATGACTACAAACACTTACGGCTGAATCAATTATATGTACATAGGATGCAGTATTTTGACAATAAACAGTATTTACGCTTTGTAAATATTTAATATTAATATAAAAATCGTCTCCATGAGTAATTTTTTCATCAAATCGTATTTTATTATTATCAATAATTTTTCGAACATAAATTTTATCCCATACAGCTCCTATTTTAGAAGACAAATACCATTCATATATTTGTTTTTTAGAAATATATCCATCATATAAAAAATCTTTTTCAATATAATAACCATCATTGACTATATAATTACGTTTATTATTTAAAATATAATAATCAGCAGAATTTTGTAAGGCTTTTTTTAAATCAACTATATAATCATTTTCTACAAAATCATCAGCATCTACAAATACAATATATTCTCCCTTAGAACTATCTATTCCATATTGTCTTGCATCAACACAACCACCATTTTTTTTATGAAAAACCTTTATATTTTTATATTTTAACGCGTATTCATCACAAATATTAACTGATATGTCTGTTGAACCATCATCTATTAAATATATTGTATATCCTATTTTATCTGTTTGATTTAATAAACTATCAATACAACGTTTTAATAATATTCCTGCATTATATATTGGTATAATAATATCTATCATTGAGCCATCAACTCCATAATTTATACTTAAAAAAATATATCAAATAAAAAATTATTTTGTAATACCTGATAAAATCCAATAGACGAATCATTTGTTAATATATAAAAATCTGACAGTCCCATAATAATAGCACAGCTAAAAGCTATTAAATAACCTATTATTTTCTCATTTGTTCTCAATAGAGGCATACTTAAAGCTAATCCAATATAATTTAAAATCAATGTATTTCTTGGAATACGCATCAAATTAGATGAAAATGGTTGTATTATTAAAAAAATACACATAAAACACATTACAGATAATAATACCTTTAAATATTTTATAGAAAAACAATATTGCCCATTCGCCCTTTTCTCTAACTTTGGTAAAAAACTCCATATTAAATATAATGATGTAATTATATATACATATGGTATAAGCCATCCAAAGCGCATTGTCGCACCTAAATAACTCATATAATGCCCAGTTAAACTTTCTGGTAATCCTGCAAAGCTAGATAAAAAATATACTACTAAAGGTGATAATACACTACCAAAATACATTGCATATACTGGTAATAAAATACCAAATATAATTAATAATTTATATATCTGTTTGATAAAAATTTTATTACGTATTTTTTCTAAAATAGCCCAAAAAACATATACCCATGCTATTGAATGAACAGTAGTAGCTATTAACATAATAGCAGTATATATCAATATTCTAAATCTCTTACATTTAGTATACATATATATAGCTACTATAAAAGATATTTCAACAAAAAAATTTCTTATTTGAAAAACATCATCCCAAAACGGAAATATTATATATAAACTCAATACAACAATAAATAATGTGGCTGATTTTGAGAATTTAATAATAGTTCCTAAAAGCACACTTACAAGAATTGTTTGATATACAAATCTAAATTCTTCATACGTAAGATTAAATATTTGACTGATTTTATTAAGTATTGTAAATCCATAGTCAAATGCAAAGCCATACCAATTTGATGCATCTCTATCCATAATATAATTAAAATTAAAATAATATGCACCATTATACATAGTTAAATATATTTGATAATCCTGTACATCATAACACAATCCCATTAATATTGAAAAAAGAATAAAAGTCAATAAATACATAATATATTTATTATAACATCTTACAATAAATAAAATACTAAATATACCTATAGAAAAAAATATGCTATATAAAATCACCTGAAAATCAATTATAAGATTACCCATTCTTAACTCCATTATATATTAAATTTATTACTTATTGAAAAGTTTATATTTTAATATTTTTATTTTCCGTTTTACTGGATCTATTTTATATTTCCAAGATATCTTCCATCGTTTTTTATAAATAAAAGGAGATTTAGCTGATATTTTTAATAATTGTTTATCCACATTTCTATATGGAATAAATTTATTTGGAATAATTAAAAAATCAGTACTAATATTATTTAAAAATTCCATATTTCGTTTTTGTAAATGTATATACATATACTCCTTCTGATATATATTACCTTCTTCTAAAAAATACCCTATCAACTTACCATTAACATAAGAAAATACTAATCCCTCATTATCTATAACAACTCCTTTCATAGTAACAAATTCCCCATCATAATATAGATACTCATTACAAATTTTAAATGGTTTTTTAGTACAACAAATATCTGCTATTATATTATTCGAATCTTGATATATCTCTATTTTATTTTTTTTTAATAAAGCAGGTACCATAATTTCATCCATTTGAAAACTACATGTAGCAAGTTTTAAATACATTTGACACTCTTTTGTATTTAATAAGTTTAATAATATCTTTTCTATTTCATAAATATTAGCAAATAATGATAAATGCCCTAAAAAAAATATTTTTTTATATTTATTTAATATATCTTCTGTTATAAATTTATTTAAATCACCAAAAATACAATCAAAATCACAAAACCCCCAAAAATCATATTTTTCTAAATAACTTTTAAAAATTATGCCATAAAAGGGCTTAAAATCACATAATTTATAAGGTGTAACATCGCTAATAAACGGTATTTTTTCTTTTATTAAAACTTTCAATTCCTCAAAACTTATATATTTTACATTTACATTTGCAGGATATTCATATTCTGTCTTATCATCTGTAAATACAATCCATTCAATATTATTATTTGATTTCATTGATTGTAATACTAAGGGAAAATAATTTGGTAATTTACCAAAATATGGACATATAAATGCTATTTTTTTCATATTTTTTATCCTTATAATAATAAATTATTCTTTTCTTGCTATATCTAAAACTCTACTACATATAAAGTTTATATTATTTTTCTTTCTTATTCTCTCATATCCATTTTCACCTAATTTCTGACAAAAAATTTCATCCTTAATTAATAACCTTATCGCATTCGATAAAGACTCTATACTTCCCTCTTCTACTAAAATTCCATTTTTTTTATCTTCTATAATATATTTAGGACCACCAATATCAAATGATATTACTGCTTTTTTTTCACTCCAGGCTTCAATAATTGTTCGTCCAAATGTTTCTGGCCCACCATACTGACTTATAGAAGAATTAACTACAAAATATGCATTTTTATATAAATCTTTTACAATTATATCATCTTGAAAATCTCTTATTATTACCATATCTTGTAACCTGTATCTATTAATAAGATCAATAATTTCTTTATAATAAAATCTATCAATGACACCTCCACATATTATTAGTTTTACTCCCTTTAAATATACTTTTGATTTAAAATAGGCTTCTATTAATAAAGTTATTCCTTTCCATTTAGATATATTAGCCAATAATAATATATATTTTCCTTTTTTATAGATAACATCTCTATTAACTTCTATAGGCTCTTCTACAATAAAAAAATCTTTATTCTTTAGTAAACTTTTAATATTATTATCATCTAATATAGCTCTTGTAGGCAACAGATATTTTGCTCCATTTAAAAATCTAAATATAAAATGTTTAAATCTCCATTGATAATCTCTAATATAAACCAATATCGATTTATTTTTACTACTAAAAAAAGAACATATTATAGCGAAACAAAAAGCATCTTTATTAGTATTTAATATAATAATATCATTACTTTTTAATAAATTTAATATAATAATAATATTATATATCCATAAAAATCTAGTATTTTTTACCTCTACAATTTTTACATCTTTAATATTTTCTAAACTTTTTTTATGTCTCTCATTTGATACACATACTGTAACAATATTATTTTTAGCCAATCCTTTTATTAATAATTCAATAGATTTTTCTGCTCCACCATATCCTCTTCCTGTTGACAATACTAATATTTTACTCAAAATTATCACTCCATAAACAGGATTATTAAATATTTATTATATATTTAAATCTTTTATTTATATCACCTATTATTTAATGCCAATTATCCCTAAGTTTATAGTAAATAATGACTATCCCCAAAAACAATAGCCATCTAATAATTATATTATCATTCAATAAAAATACAATAATACTCATTATAACAATAGCAATTATTGGTAAAATAATATTTATATTACTTGATATTATATATTTATTTAATCGTTTAGCATTAATCCTATGAAAAACAAAACTTACTAAATAAGAAAATAATGTACTATATGCTGCTGCTATTGCACCATATTTAGGTATAAAAAAAACATTTAATATAATATTTATACTTGCTGCAATAATAGTAGATATAGCTATAATTTTTGTATCTTTATAATAAAATTCTATATTTACATAAATACCATATATAAATATCACAAAAGATGATATTACTATAGGATACATCATATCTATACCTGATAAATATATTTCTCCACCTAAATAAAGTATTAATTCTGGTGCTATTAATAAAATGCAACAGAATAAACCTAAAACTATATATATATATATATTAATTTCTTTTTTTATTCTAATATATTCTTTTTCTATCATATATTTAGTAAATCTAGGTATCCATACAGATTCTGCTGATGCAATAATGACATTAGCTAACATACTAAAATTATAAATAAAACTATATATTCCTGTATCACTTGCTCCACAATAATACATAATTATAGTTCTATCAGATGTTCCTAATATATTACATGCTAAACCATGAAAAATCAATGGTATCGATATAGGCAAAGCATATGTCCAATATTTTTTATAAACAGAAGGTCTGTATCTTATTATATAATATAATAAGATTACTACACCAAAAAGAAATGTAGTTATACATGTCGCTATAATTCGACCATAATATTTATCATCTATCATTAATTGAATTAATATAATGGATAATATTGTTCCTATAAAATTGGGTCCAACTAACAGTATTGTTCTTTTTATTACTTTTTCTTCCATCATATATTTTATTATTATAGAATTTATAATGAAATTAAAAAAAGATTCTATCAAACAAAGCCATACTAATATAGGTTCTATCTCTATTTCTTTATATAAAAAATAATATATTATACAAATAATTATAAAATTTATACCAGATAATATAAATATTGAAGATATATATTCTTCTAATTCATTTTTTTTCTCTACAAAAGCATTTCTTATACTATTTCCTAGTGATAATCCCACAATTACTGCTATTAATGATACCCAAGAAATATAGGTATTAACAATGCCAAATTCTGACGGTGTTAATAATCTAGTAAAAATAGGTATTGTTATAAATGCTATTGCTTTATTAAATAAATTACCTAATATATAAAGACTAGTATTCTTTAATATAGATTTAGACATTTATTGTTTTAAAACCTCTTCTATATTTACTCTAGGTAAAACTTCTAAATTACCGCCTCTTGTAGCATTATATAAATTTACTTTTCTTTTATTTAAATAAAATTTTGCAAACTTAAAAGTCTTTATTAAATTTTTCTGTGCTGCATCTGCATGTGGTAAACTTTCACTTTTATCGTATTCACCAATATGTCTAATTTTTCCTTTAAAATTACAATCTACCCCTATTAAGTAAATATCTTTAAATCCCATATAGACAGCCAATTGAACACAACTATAAACCACACTTGATCCATCCATAACTTTATATTGACAATCATCTGAAAAAGATGGCTTATAGGCATCTGAATTAAAGACTAAATCATACCATATATCTGCACTATCTAAATAAAATAAATTCCATATTTTATTTTTAATATGCTTTTTCTTTATACCCGTATGACAATATCTACCCATATTACTAATTCCTATATAAACAGATTCTGGCTTTAATAAATCAAATTTATCATGATCTATTTTATTATATACACTTCTATCTTGTAACATATATATATCTGGTCTATATGTTGTTTTATCTAATACATTTACTATTGAATTCATGGATATTGTATATTCATCTTTTAATAATTCTAAATCATCTATCGTTACACTTGGTCCTGTAGCTACAATAAAACAACGTTGTCCTTTATATTTATCTTTTAAATTTTTTATTTTTAAAAATCTATTATCTTCTTTTATATATCTTTTTTTTTGCAAAAATCTTTTTATCTTAAAGATTTTTTTATCAAATAAAACCAATATATAATATATATATGCTTTTAATATATGCAATACTGAATATATTATTTTATTTTTTTTTATAAGCTCTTTTAACATATAATTATCACTCCTATATAATAACTTACCAATTAGAATACTATCATTCGTGATCTATTATTTTAACATATTCCTCTATACACCTATTCCAATTATATAAATATAAATTATTTTTATCTATTTTATACTTATTTTTATTTTTTAATGTTTTTATAATACATTCACTTATATTATTTATATTTAATGGATCAAAATAATCTACCATATTCTTGCAAACCTCCTTAAAAACTAAAATTTTACTACAAATTACTTTTGTATCTGTAGCTAAAGCTTCCAGTGGAGGTAATCCAAAACCTTCATATAATGAAGGAAAAATAAATAAATCAGCTTGTTTATAATATTGCTTTAGTAAAATATCATTTATATATCCTGTAAAAATAATTCTATTTGATGTACTTTGTACTAAATTATAAACCGCTTTATCACCTGTTATAAATCCTTCTTTTTTTCCAACTATAATCAAATCATGTGGTATTTTATCTTTTACTAAACTAAAGGCTTTTACTAAATTAACTAAATTTTTATGTGGTTTAACATTTCCTACATATAATAAATAAGGTTTATGGTATACTGATTTTCCCCTCTTTACATTAAACCAATCTTCATCAATTCCATTATAAATTACCTTAATATTATTTTTATCTACATCAACAAACTTTTCTAATTCACTAGCCGTAAAATTTGAAACACATATTATTTTATTTGCCTTACATCTTATCATACGAAACATAAATTTAGCATATAATCGTTTATGAATACCTTTTACAAATTGTGGCATTGCCAAATGAAAAACATCATGAATAGTTACTATTAATTTTCCTTTATAAAATACAGGTATATTATAATGCGGACTCCACATAATATCTGTCTCTTTTGGTATTTTTTTTATTAATTCGATTTGCTCTTTTATAGAATAAATTGGGGCATTACAAGATATTAATTTTACATTATCATATTTTAAAAAATTATATTTTTCTAATTCTAATAAGTCTCCTAAAATAAAAAATTTCCATTCAGGTTTTAAAACTATCATTCTTTTTAATATATTTTTTATGACAGTCCCTATCCCAGAAGAGTTTATCATTCTTGCATCAACTGTAATATTCTTCATCATTATATTTTCCTACATATTTACTAAATCTCTTTTTAAAATTATCTATACTAAACTTTAAAGCATTTTTCCTACAATCTTTAAATTGTATTTTTTCTAAATTCTTTTCAAAATAATTTATTCCTTCTATTAAACTTTCTTTATCCTGTTTATAAAAAAACACTCCTGTAGAGTTATCTTTTATTTCCAAACCTCTTACTGTTTCTAATGAACCACCCTTACCATAAGCAATAACAGGTGTCCCACAAGCTTGAGCTTCAACTGGTGTTATACCAAAATCTTCTTCCGCTGCAAAAACAAAAGCTTTTGCTTTTTGCATATGTTCTTTTAATACACTAAACGGCTGATATCCCATTAAATTTATATTATTATGACCTTGAGCTATCTTTTGTATTTTATTAAAATCAGGTCCTGTACCTATTACAATCAATTTTTTATCTGGCATCTGCGTAAATGCTTCTACTATTAAGTCCATTTTTTTATATGAAACCATTCTAGATGCTGTTAGATAAAAATCCTCTTTTTGATCACAATACTCAAATGCTTCAACATCAACAGGTGGATAAATTACATCAGCTTCTCTTCGATAACATTTCCAAATACGTTTCGCTATAAATTTAGAATTAGCTATAAAATAATCTACTCCATTACTTGTTCTTGTATCCCACATTCTCATATAATGAAGTATTATTTTTGCTAACCAGCCTTTTAACCCTTTCGTCAAACCTGCTTCTTTCAAATACTGATGTTGTAAATCCCAAGCATAACGAATCGGAGAATGTACATATGATATATGTACTTGATTTGGTCCTGTCATAATTCCTTTTGCTACACAATGAGAACTAGATATAATTACATCATATTTTGATAAATCTAATTGTTCAATAGCAAGTGGCATTAAAGGCAAATAAGATCTATATTTAGTTTTAGCTTTTGGTAAATGTTGAATAAATGATGTTGTTACTTTTTTATGTTTAATAAAATCACGTTTATTTTCATCTAAAAAATCCACTAAAGCAAATAAATCCGCTTCTGGATAAACATTTAATATCTGCTCTAAAACCTTTTCGGCTCCAGCATAAGTTACAAGCCAATCACATACCACTGCTATTTTCATTTAAATCCCTCTTATTTTTTCTATAAAAATATTTTTTATTTTTATTACTATACATGGAATAATAATTCCTGATATTAAATATATTATATCCCAAAAGCTATTATTATATAAACTACTATATCCTAAATACCATACCGGTAAATCATCAATTATAATAATTATTATTGATACTAATTTAAAAGATATAAAATGCAACGCCATTATATCTAAAGATATTCTCCCTATATTTTTTAAATATAAACCAAATTTATTTTCACTAATATATTCTGATATAAAAAGCACCATATATATTAATAATAAAGAACATACTAAAAAGAAACCTGGATTTACAAACCTATATCCTGCAAAATCCAAATGTCCAGTAATACTAGTAAACCAATAGACAAGGAAAGCTATTATCCATACTCTAAAATCTTTTATTATTATTCTATTAAAATATTGTTTATATATATATCCAATATAAAAACAAATTATTGCTATTGAAGAAATATTTATTACTCTAAAAAATTTACTTTGATTGCTATCTATACAATAACAAAGAAAAAAGAATATACATATAATTATTCCCCTAGAATATTCATCCATTTTAAATACATTTTTTGTATAACCAATAAAAGAAAAAATTATATTTGTTAAAAATAAAATAGGTAAAAACCACATAGGTGCTAACAGTTGTTCTATTCTATAAAAAGCTAATACTCCTAATATAGCTTTAAAAAAATCACTAATATTATAAAAATATTCCATTTTATTATTAATCCATAAATCTGGTATATTATAAAAATGTATATCATAAAAAATATTATGCAGTATTACAAATATTAATCCATATTTTATAAATGGTATATATAAACTTTTTAATCTTTTCTTAAATAACATTTTCATCATTGATAATGATTTATTATATTTTTCATTATAACAATATCCAGATAAGAAAAAGAACACTGATAACTCAAAATGGTTCCATCCATTTGGAATAAATCCTATACAATGACCTGCTACTACCATAATAATAGATATTCCCTTAGCTATATCTATTACTTCATTTCTATTTTTCATAATTCCGTTCCTTATTTAAAACCACAATATCATCTTCATTAATATATTTGCCAGATTGCACTTCTATAATAATTAAAGGTATTTTCCCTGGATTAGATAACTTATGTTTTACTCCCATAGGAATATAAGTACTTTGATTTTCCGTAAAAATACTTTCTCTATCATTGATAATAGTCTTACCTGTACCAGAGATAACAGTCCAATGCTCACTACGATGATAATGCATCTGCATAGTAAGCGACGCCCCTGGATCCATCACTATCTTACGCACTCTATAACCTTCACTCTCAGTGAGTAATGTATATTTCCCCCATGAGCGATACATAGTGACATTTTCTTTTGCTTCCTTACGTTTATTCTGCTTAAGCGTGTTCACTATATTTTTTACTTTTTGACTTTCACCTTTTTTGGCTACAAGCAATGCATCTGGTGTATCAATGATCATCAAATTCTCTAAATCAATACCAGCTATTAGACGAGTACCACCAATCATCATCGTATCTTTGCAATTTTCAGCTAAAATATCACCTTTAAATACATTTTTTTCCTCATCAGAAAGTACTTCTGCAATAGCATCAAAACTGCCAATATCATTCCAATAAATATTCTCCATTGGTATCATCATCATTTTTTGTGATTTTTCTGCTACTGCATAGTCAATGGATATATCTGGCATATTTACAAAATTATCCACTGTATATTGATAACCATTTTTAGTAATATCTATTATTGCTGGCATATATTTAGTTAGCTCAGCCTGCATAGTAGCTATACTAAACATAAACATACCACCATTCCAATAATAATTACCAGAAGCAATATATTCTTTAACTATAGCTAAATCTGGTTTTTCTTTAAAAGAAATAACTTTTTTAGCTAAGTTATTATTTTTCTCTGCTTCAATATAACCATAACCAATTTCTGGTTTTGTAGGTTTAATTCCTAAGGTCACTATATTATTTTTAGCTACATCTTGAGCATTCTTGATTAAATCTTGAAAAGTATCTATTGGTTTAATTAAATGATCTGATGGACTAACAAATAATATCTCATCATCATTACATTGTAATACATCTTGACAATAACTCTGTGCTAAAGCAATAGCAGGAGCTGTATTTTTTCCCATAGGTTCAGTGATAATATGTGCTTCTTGTGCATTTATAGTTTTTAATTCTGCTTGTACATGAAAAATATAACGCTCATTAGTCACTATAATAATATCTTTTGCTTCTACTAAACCTAAAAATCTCTCTATAGTTTGTGCAAGTAAAGATTTATCTCCGATTACATGAAGAAATTGTTTGGGATAACAATCTCTAGATAAAGGAAATAATCTAGTTCCCCCACCACCTGCTAAAATAATAATTTTCATCTATCAATAAGCTCCTTTTTTTGCAAATACTGCTTTAAATGTTCTCCATAATAACATAATATCAAGCCATACAGACCAATTTCGCACATACCAACTGTCCATATGCACACGCTCTGTATAATCTATATCATTACGACCACTACATTGCCACATTCCTGTAATACCCGGTTTTACCATCAAATAATCATCAATATAATTACCATAACGCTTCATTTCCTCTTTAATTATAGGTCTTGGACCTACTAAACTCATCTCGCCTTTTAGTACATTAAAAATCTGTGGCAATTCATCAAGGCTAGTCTTACGCAAAAAAGCTCCAGATTTAGTAATTCTAGGATCATTTTTTAATTTAAAGTCTCGTTCCCATTCAGCTCTTGCCTCGGGATCATTTTGCAATAATTCTTCTAATTTTTCTTTGGCATCTACACACATAGAACGAAATTTATAGCAAGGGAATTCCTTGCCATCTTTACCCACTCGCATATGTTTAAATATCACAGGTCCAGGAGAATCTTTATATATCCATATAGCGATAATAACTAAAAATGGAGAAATACAAATTGTTCCCACTATAGTCAATACCATATCAAATAAATATTTAATAATGCGATTTAATCTACGTTCTAAATTATTGCGTACACGAATAAGCATGATTTTTTCCGTAAAAAATGTTTCTACATCTATTCCCCCCATAGGAATAGCTGTAAGATTGGGAATGATACAGATATTTTTCACTAATGGCTGTACACGATGAATAATATTTTGCATTTTTACTTGTTCCAAATAAGGAATAGCTATCAATACATTATTTATCCCTGTAGTTTTGATTATTTCTTCTATATCCTTAAAATCACCTAATAACGGATATTTTTCTAATCCTTTTATAGAAGTTTTATCACTGATTAAACCTACTATTTTATAAGAACTCATTCCTATATCATTATTTATGCTTCTCGTAAAAGCTAAAGCTTCTTCTTGAGCCCCAATAATTAATAAAGGTATCTTAAATATTTTTCTTTCATCTAATATACGTTTCAATAAATAACGCACAATTATCAGACATATAAAACTAGCTAACCAAAGTAATGCTAAAAAAGCTATACTATGTTCAGTAGAATTAGCGCTTACAAAAAAGAACAATAAAATAGCAATAATACTATAAATACTACTATAAAAAAGCGATTCTACTCTTTGCCAAAAAGGAATAGTACGACGATAAGTCCTAGCAGCAGCGATAAAAGCTATATAGATAAATGGTATAACGATAAATAAATCTATATAGCGAAGATTTTCCTCACTAAAATATATAGCTATTATCTCTGCTAATAATACCGCTAGATAATCTGCCATCAGTGATATACCGGACCAAATTATGCGGATATTCTGTTTTAGATTAGTTTTATAATTTTGTACCAATAAATTCACCTACATTGCATTTATTTTTAATTATAGTATAAAAGGAGAAGCTATATTTATCTTGAAATCTATACTTCTCCTTTTACCACCTTTATTTCCTATTATAAACCATATCTTCTACTATAACTATATAAAGTATAACCAAAGCTAATCATTACACCTAAAACAAAACCAATAACTACAATTAATTTTTTATTTGGCTTAGCTGGCATATCTTCTTTTGGCAAATCTGCTGCATCAATGATCTGGATATCCATAGAGTCTTTTGCTTCTTGAATTCTAGTCTGTTCATAATTCTGTACAAGAGAAGTATATACTTGACCTGTAATTTTAGCATTACGTTCTAAACGCATATATTCCACGCTATCAGCAGATAATGTAGCTATATTCTCTTGAGCTTCTGCTTGTTTTGCTTTCAGAGCTTCCAAAGAAGCATTATTTACAGATATCTGCACTTCTGTACTGATTTTATCTTTTAAGAGGCTCGCTTGTACTGGACTTAAAGTCACTGATTGAGAATTTACAGCTTTGACAATCTCATCTGACAATGATTTTTCGAGACTATTTAATTCTTCTTTCGCTTTAATCACATCTGGATGTTCATCAGTAAATTGTTGCTGAAGTCCTACAAGTTCTACACGTTTATTGACTATAGACTCACGGATATTGCCGATATTTGTATTATCAGATACATTATATTCTAATAAAGATGCATTTTGCTGTTCCAATTGACTAGTCACACCAGCCAGTTTAGCACTATCACCTTCACTTTGAGCTTGAAGCTGAGCAATCGTTGTATCATAAGTATTTAAATTAGCAATAATAGCTTTGGCTTGTTCATCAGGTGCATAGATTTTATGTTCCTGCTGATAAGCAGCTAATTTATTTTCTGCTGTTTCCATCTCTTCTTTTGCGATTTTTATGCGTTCATCAAGGAATTTCAAAGTAGTGGAATTATCTTCTTTATTTAATTTTGTCATCAATGCTAAGAAATTATCTGCTACTCCTTGAGAAATCATCTGTGCTTCCTCTGGAGTCTTGCCATAAGCAGCTATAGTTATTAAATCTGTCTTTTTAATATTAGTAACTTCCAAATTTTTCTTTGCAAAACCTTCTGCTGTTAATTTTTCTTTATCTTCATCTGATAAATCTAACTCAGCAATAATAGGCTCTAAGACTTCACGAGATTTCATAAGTTCTATATAAGACTCAGGTGAACCAGAACTCCCTCCACCTATATCTATACCAAAGCCAGCTGCCATAGCTGCATAGCCTGACATAGAACTTCCACCAGATTTTACACGCACAAGTGTAGTAGATTGATAAGATTTTGGTAAGACAAAAGCCACTATAGTAGCGATAATAGTACAAATTACTACTATTGCTAGAACTATCGTTTTCTTTTCGATCATTAAAGAAAACAATTTTCTTAAATCAATTGTATCATTATCGTTTGTATTATTTATATCCATTATTTCACTCCTAATTAATCAGTCAAAGCTCTATACGTACTATATACATTGATAAGTGGTAATACGTCTTTATGGAAGTCAATTTTATTGGATTTAGGAATATATAAGATATCTCCATCTTCTAGGGCAAAATTCTGACTGATATCATGTTTTTCTATATAATCTTTAATATTGGCTTCTTTTACATACATAACGCCATCATCTATACGAATTACTTGTACTTTTTTGATACGACCATATGTAGTCACCCATCCAGCTTTAGAGATAGCAGATAATACATTCATATCATCAGAAGCTAATTCCACTGTACCTGGAATATTTACTTCTCCTAATACCTGTACTTTTCTAGGTCCATAATTAGTGACGATTATTGACATATCTGGTATTTTAATATATCTACCAAATTTTGCAGTCAATACCTGTTTTGCTTCTTCAATAGTGAGACCTGCTAATTTCACACTACCGGCATATGGTAGATTGACATAACCATCTGTGCCGATCATTATGCTGTCCAATCCTTGAGCATTTTTAAAGCCAATTATTCTAATAGATATCGTATCATATTTATATAAACGATAATGCTCATCGTAATCATCCAATGATTTTAAAGATGCTGGTTTAAATATTGATGTATCTGTTTCATCCATGATCACTGCGCTATCAGCAATATTTGTATATATATCTTCTGGTGCTGCAAAAGCAGTAGTTGATAATGCAGATACTAATAAAGCTGTAACTATCGCTTTTTTATAAAATCTTCCCATAAAATCCTCCACAAATTTTATTATTAATTTATAAATCCATTCTTAACTAATTTTATATTATATCATATATATGTAAAAATCCAATACTATATTATTTCCTTATTTTATATTTTACAAAAAATATAATTTTCCTAATAATATCAAATATAAACTTAGATATAAAAACTCTAGAATATAAATCCTAGAGTTTTCTTAATTAATCTTTATTAATCTTTCATTAAAACTTTATAAATATAAATCATAGCTATAGCTAATAAAACAAAACCAGATACTACACCAATCCAGCCATTACCAGCAATACCAGCTACTAAATAACCTACAAATGCACAACTAGCTACTACGATTACATATGGAACCTGTGTACTTACATGGTCGATATGACTACATTGAGCCCCCGCAGAAGCTAAGATAGTTGTATCAGATATTGGTGATACATGGTCACCACCTACAGCACCAGCTAATACTGCTGCTACTGTAACCACTAAAAGATGAGGATCAGTAGATACTACAGCAAGAGCGATAGGAATCAAGATACCAAATGTACCCCAAGAAGTACCAGTAGCAAAAGCAAGACCGATAGCTACAAGGAAGAATACTGCTGGCATGAACATACCTACAGTAGCATTATTGGATACGATACCGCCAACATAACCACCGATATTTAAATAATCTTCACCACAAACACCAGATAAGCTCCAAGCAAGACATAAGATAAAGATAGCTGGAGTCATAGCTCTAAAACCTTGGTTAAAACATTCACAGAATTTACCAAAGCGAAGCACCCCACGTGGTACATAGAGTAAAAATGTGAATACTAAAGCGATAAAGGAACCAATTACTAGACCTCTGGCAGATTCACAATTTGCAAAAGCATCAGATACACTAGCACCTTCTAAAATACCACCAGTGTAAAGCATACCGAAGATACAACCACCGATTAAAACGATAAGTGGTAATAATAAATCTAAGATTTTACCATTACCTACTGCTTCCATTTTTTCTTCTTTATATTCTTCAGGAATGATTAATTTGCCACCACTTTTTTTCTCTAAAGTTTTCATAGCAGCAAAATCTTTACCAGTCCAAATCAAGAACAACATAAAGATAATAGTAAACCATGCATACATATTAAAAGGAATTGTCTGCAAGAATAAGGAGAAACCATCAATAGCACTGTCTTCTGGAAGTGAAGAACTAACTGCTGCTGCCCAGCTAGATACTGGAGCGATAATACAAATTGGTGCTGCTGTAGCATCAATGATATAAGCGAGTTTTGCACGAGTTACATTAAATTTATCAGTAACAGGACGCATAACTGTACCTACAGTCAAACAGTTAAAATAGTCATCGATAAAGATAACTACCCCTAAGATAGAAGTAACGAGTAAGGAACTGCGTTTTCCTCTGATTGCACTTGCTGCCCATTCACCATAAGCACGAGAAGCACCAGAGCGAGCAATAGCTGCTACAATAATACCTAATAAGACCAAAAATACTAAAATATATACATTTCCGCCAACTTTATCGGACATAATTGCAAAAAATGTATCAATAGCAGCTAATAAATCAAAGCCTGTGAACATTAAAGCCCCTACAAAGATACCCACAATCAACGACATGTATACTTCTTTTGTCGCCAAAGCCAATACTATGGTAATTATCGGAGGCAATAGCGACCATGCTGATTCAACCATTCATTTCCATCCTTTCTTATATATACAAATTATAAATAGTTAAAAACAATAGCTATATTATACCATCTATGTACTATTTGGCAAAATGCTTTTTGATAACATATCCTGTCCTTAGTAAAACAAATCAATTATAATACCTAATATAATATCTAAATTAATTCAACTTGTTTTGCCATATTCATTGTAGTATAATAAACAAAGAAGAGAATA